>Ga0156609_119_pt2 | contig 13092 bp, 10 predicted proteins | sample RifOxyC1_FD_110683 | JGI IMG/M metagenome (GOLD analysis project Ga0156609, IMG submission 110683) | Candidatus Levybacteria bacterium RIFOXYC1_FULL_40_10
GTCTGAAGCAAGCACTATCGTGTCTTCCTTTGAAGGCCATCCATACTTTGCCCCGTCTCCTTTAACAGTTGAGCCCTTTCCCCAGATTTCTTCATTTACATCCAAGCCGCACGGGTGTATTCCAAAACCCGGATTGCCAATAGATAGTTCCTCCGGTTCTTTGGGAGAAGGTATCGTATGGCTCGTATCTATGTCCGTCAGCGGAGCGGAAGATGAAGCGATTAATGAATATCCGGATGATGTATTTGTATAAATGCTTATAAGTTGAGCAGAAATTTTAATTTTGTTTGTGGAAAGTAAGCCCAAATTTACCATATTGGCAGAAGATGCGGTTCCTGAATTAGTATTCTCTTGATTTGTGCAGCCCGTAGCATTTCCGGTATTAACATCTAAGGCATCTTCTATGCCTGCGATCGTGAAAGAAAGTACCGGATCAATTCGTGCCGAAACCTTAACTGATTCAATAGTTGCTATCCTAGTTTTGCCTGTGTCAATGTCAATTGAAGCACTATCCTGCGTGGCTAGCGTTATAAGCCATCTGTCAGACGTACCTGATGGGGCTGTTTTTGTAGGATTCAAGACAATTGGCGCGGCCTCAGAACACTTGCTACTTGTTAGCGTCTTACATCCAATAAATATCTCAATTACGCTATTTGCTGCTATAGAGGTTGAGGAATTAAGGGTTATTGTTATAGTTGGGGAGGTCCCTGTAGAGGGGTTAGCGGTCGTTACTGTAGTTTTAGAGGATATGTCTGCTTCGTCATCTACGGTTTTTACAAGAGTGACATTGGAGGAAAGATTGTTAAGCTGAAACGTTGAGGCTGAAGGCGAAGCTTCGGTATTGGTGTCTCCTTCTAGGAGCGCAGGAAACCTCACAATGATTTTCCCAGATGCCGGCACAGCGGTCGGATTCTTAAAGGATATTTTATGCATTGAGGCTGTTTTGGGTAAGGAGGTGCTTATTGTGTCTGATACGCTTAAAAGCGTTCCTGCGTGGGTGGCTTTAGGGAAACCCAGGAGAAGGACTAATAATCCAAGCGTAGAGAGGCTTTGAATAGAAATCAGGCGGGCAGTCATCTTAGGATTAGTTTTTCACAACTGACAGGCCTCAGTCAACAATTCTTAAGAAGTCTCGATCTTCTTCTTGACGCGCCTGTAAACGATAATAATAATTACCACAGCTATTAATACTCCGACAATTATCTCTATAGGTACTGCTAAAAATGTAATTCGGTCTCTAAGGATTGGGCCTTGTTCAGATAGCGAAACGGTAAGATCTGCAGTATAAAGACCGAGTAGAAATTTCTCTTTCCATACTATTCTCGGATCGTCAAATGTCGGCGGAAGACCCTCGTCGTTGGTTAAAAGTCTTGTGCTTTTTGCCAGTATATTTGCGGGTATTAACTCCAAATTGCCTATGATTTGTCCAAATATATTTTTAATTACGACATTTCCTTCGGTTGAGATGAAGTAGGGACTTTGGTTTTCTATTCTGGTCTTGAACTGCACAGGGCCCTTTGTAACAAAAAACGGTGCTGAAAACTCAGCAATTTTACCCACAGGCAGATCTTTTTCTCCAACCGAAAGAAGTACGTTTGCTGCTACTGCGCCTACTGACACCGTCTGGCTTTTTTCCTCAGAAGAACTATCATTTGATATAAAAACTATAGAAAAGTAATAGTCTGATGCTACACTTCCTTCGGGCAAGTCGATTTGAAGAGTGAGGTTTTTCTTTTGTTTTGGTGCCAACTCGATTCTGTTCCTTACGGTAGATCCTTCCTTTATTTTTGTATATCCAAACATCTTTTTATGCGTGGCATCAGGCTGGTTCACGAATTCAATTTCTCCGTTCGACTTAGCGGATGGAAGGAATTGCCTAAGCTGAATTGATAAACTTGCGCTCTCTTCGCTTAGGTTTTCGATCTGAATGGGAGAAGTTATGATTGATGGGGAGATCGCATCGATTTGAATTATAGGCGGGAATACTCCTACTGAGAATTCTCGCGCAACCGCCTGTGGTGTAGCAACAGATAATAAAAGCAAAAGCGCTATGGTCGCAATAAGTGCTCGGGGCCCTGCCTTCAGTCGGCAATCGCACATTGCAGAATGACGCTCGCTTAACTTGTTTGGAAAATTAGATGAGAGTGCCACTTCGCTAAGTGAACGCCTTTTTAAAAGTTTAAGCAAAAAATTTACTATAGTTCTGACGGCGTTCAGTTCATTTGCAAGTGAATTGCCTTTTTCAGTCACCCCTTTTTTAGATTTTATGTTTAATATTTTAGATCTCATTAGAAATTAGTAATTAGGAATTAAAAATTCCTATTAGCTTTGCTAATAGGTTGGTGTTGCTACATAGGTTACTGTATTTGTATAGAATCCGGCAGGCTGCACCGTTGAAACATTCACCTTATAAGTTATTTGAGATTTTTGATTTCTTCCAGACGCTCCGGACATTACGGTTTGCGCTGATTCGGAATTAGATCTATTTGCGAATTGCTTAAAGTAGTCACTTGCTGTGAAGCCGTTAGAGCAATAATTCGTGCTTACGTGATCGCATCGATAACCAAATCCATAAACAAGCGAGCCTGACCATTTCCCCGCGGTTTGCTCACTGCACGTTCCGTTATCGCAGGTAGTGTCGGGAATAAAAACTCCTTCTTTGGCCTTGAGCTCCTGATCTTCAATTGCGCTAACCACATACCCTCCAGCTGATTGATTGGAAACAGTGAGAATATTAGACCTAGATACCGGATTTGTTGGCTCGAGAGTTCCAAAATCAATTGAAGTATTTGAAATAGTTAGAGAAAACGGGGTGCCCGAAGGGTAGTATTGGAATCCTGCCTTTAGCTTAAAGTTTTGTCCCGTATAAAGCCCGGGGGAAATCTGGCCTACCGTAATATTGAGACTTCCTGATGCTCCGGAAGATTTTCCGCCAGCACTATTGAAGTTACCCATACGGATTATATAGCTTGAATTTTTCATGCTGGCCTGGGCGTGCGCCGAAGGCGCAGTAGAGAGTATAAAGCATACAGTATACAGTATGGAAAAAAGCAAATACTTAATACTTAGCACTTGATACATAATGCTAACTCTTGCTTTCATCTCGCAGGTCTTGTGTTTCTTCAAGGATTTCATTGAGTTTTTCTACTTCCTGAGATTCCAGTTTTTCTTTATCTTTTTCCAAAACTTCCTGAATATCCGAGGAAATTGTATTCGCAGCGTCTTTGGTCCTCTCCTTCATCTCAGAAATATTCTCTTGAGCATTTTCCTGCTTTTTAAATATCTTGCCAAAAAGATAAGCAAGGGGAGAAACAAGGCCAAGGGAGCCCACACGAATGATATTCTGAAGCGTATCTGCTTCGCTCAGAGAAGGGGCGAATAGGATCATCCAGCCAGCGACAGCCACAAAAACTATCCGTGGATCCATAACAGATGCAATTCCGAATAGAATGAAAAAAAGAAGAAAGAATAGGGGAGAAGTAAGCCCGCCTGTTTGAAAAATTAATAAAAGAATAATCGTGTTAAGGACAAATATTCCTACGTCTCCGCCCACTGAGACTTTCCATTTGTTTCTAGATGCCGCAAGGAGATAAATGAAAATCAGAAATCCTACGGCTTGAATTGAGTATTTGGAAAACTCGCTATTCTGCCAAATAAAAACTAGAAGCAGTGATCCAACAAGAACGAGAGCCGGTCGCATAAGCGTCATATAGTTATCGTAGGGAAAACTTTGTAAAAAGACAAGCTCCTGTGGGACTGCTCGCATTGAATTTTTCTCTTGCGTAGTTGCGCTAGGCTTCTTTTTCATGTTCCTCCGAGTAGTATTTAATAAAATTTTAATAAGTACCTTTAGTGTTTTAGCTCAGTACGCAAATCGAAAAGATCCAAAGCTCGCATTCCTCCTTATCTAATATTTGCTATTTGAAGTTTGATATTTTTTCTGTGTTCCCCGCGCCATTAGAAATCAGAAATTATCACCGCCACCGGCGGGATCCCGTCTGAAAAGTATCAGCGGGAGAAATTCTCGCCTTACGGCGAGTTATGCTATACTCAAATTGATTTAAATATGAAAAATTCTAAGCCTAAAACGCGCGAAATGGAGGAAAAATGGACAAAGGTTTGGGAAGAGAAGAAAATTTACCAGCCCGATCTTAAGAATGCCAAAAACCCTTTTTTTAACCTAATGATGTTTCCCTATCCTTCTGCAGAAGGACTTCATGTGGGTAATGTTTACGCTTTCACCGGGGCTGACGTCTATGGAAGGTTCATGAGAATGAATGGGAATGATGTATTTGAACCTATTGGTCTAGATGGATTTGGAATACACTCTGAGAACTACGCACTGAAAATAGGCAAAAATCCTGCGGATCAAGCAAAAATCTCAGAGAAAAATTTTTACAGACAGCTAAAGATGATTGGTAATTCTTTTGACTGGGCTCATACGGTTGAGACCTATGACCCCGAGTATTACAAGTGGACACAATGGATCTTTCTAAAGCTTTTTAAAGCCGGCCTTGCGGAAAAGAGAAAAGCTCCTGTTAACTGGTGCCCTTCATGCAAAACGGTTTTGGCCGATGAACAGGTAATACAAAAATCAAAAATTAAAAATAAAATCCCTGCCTCGCCGGCAGGCAGGTCAAATCTTGGGGACGAAGAAAATGAGGAAAGAATGGGGGTTTGTGAACGTTGTGAAACACCAGTGGAAATTAAAGATTTGGAACAGTGGTTTTTCAAAATAACTGCTTTTGCTGACAGACTTTTGGAAGATTTAAAAAAAATCGATTGGAGCGAGAAAGTGATTACTGCACAGAGAAATTGGATTGGCAGAAAGACTGGGACTATGCTAAGTTTTGAGTCAGAATTAGGAAGTCCTATAGAAGTCTTCACTACAAGGCCAGATACTTTTCACGGAGTCACTTTTATAGTTATTTCTCCTTACCATCCAGTACTCTCTTCTGTGAAAAATCTTGAAAATGATGTCCTAGAGTATATTGAAAAGGCGAAATCGTCCGCGGAAAAAGCAAAAGATAAGACCCTTAAGGATGAAAAAACGGGAGTATTCTCCGGATATTTCGCAACTCATCCTTTGAGTGGAAACAAAATTCCGGTTTGGATTGCAGACTATGTATTAATGGATTACGGGACTGGGGCAGTTATGGGAGTTCCTGCTCATGATTCGCGGGATTTTGACTTCGCAAAAAAATACGATTTACCAATAGTTTCGGTTATTGGAGGCGGAAAAGAGGGTGAAGCTTATGAGGGCTCTGGGGAAATTATCAATTCTAGTGAATGGAATGGATGGGAAAGTCCTCAGGATATCCCAAAGATAATTGATTGGCTTGAAAAGAAGGGAATTGGCAGTAAAAAAGTCAGTTATCATCTTAGAGATTGGCTTATCTCAAGACAAAGATACTGGGGGGCTCCAATTCCTATGATTTTTTGTGATAAATGCGCCCGCCTGCCATCGTCTCGTGGAGAAGCAAGTGGCGGGCAGGGTTGGCAGGCAGTGCCAGAGGAGGATCTTCCTGTTATCCTGCCGTACATTAAGAATTTTAAGCCTTTAGGTATCCATTCGAGACATTCGGCTGAGCTCAGTCGAAGCCCGAGCTCAGGACAAGCAGGTGAGGCTCCTTTAAGTCAGGATAAGCAGTTCATAGAGGCTAAATGTCCCAACTGTGGAGGCGTAGGAAGGCGAGAAACAGACGTATGTGATACCTTTCTTGATAGTTCGTGGTACTTCCTCAGGTATCCAGTTTCTGATTTCAAATATATACCTTTCCCTTCTAAAAACTGGGAAAATCCCAAATCCCAAATCCCAAAACCCAAAACAGATAGGGAAATTGGAAATTGGAAATTGGAAATTGGAAATTCCGCTCAAAGAGCGGCATGGCTTCCGGTACATATGTATATTGGGGGAGCTGAGCATTCTGTTCTTCATCTTTTGTATTCAAGGTTTATAGCAAAAGCCCTGTTTGACCTTGGATTTCTTGCTTTTGATGAGCCGTTTTCTAAATTTCGCGCTCATGGACTTCTAATAAAAGATGGAGGCAAGATGAGTAAAAGCCGCGGTAATGTCGTTAATCCTGATCAATACATAGAGAGGTTCGGAACTGATGCACTACGAACATATTTGATGTTTTTAGGACCATTCGATCAGGGAGGAGACTTCCGTGACGCTGGTATAGAGGGTATGGAAAGATTTTTAAGAAGAGTGGATCGGCTTATCAATTATCAGACTGGGCTTGAGGGTGATAAAAAAAAGCAGATTCCCAGCCTTGATCGGACAATGAACAAAACTATAAAAGAGGTTACAGACGACTTACAAGGTCTTCGTTACAACACAGCAATTGCCCATATTATGGAGTATGTTAACGAGCTGACCCGTGAAAAATCAGCCTTGGACGAGGAATATTTGAAGAATCTAATTTTCCTTCTTGCTCCTTTTGCGCCTTTTTATTCTGAGGAGTGGTTCCAGTCGCTGAGCGAGGACAAATCGACATTTAACTCGGTCCATTTGCATAAATGGCCGGAATATGATCCAGAAAATATTATTGAGGATATAGTTATCATGGCTATTCAGGTAAACGGAAAGACTAGGGATATTCTTGAATTTACAACCGCGGAATCCAAGAGCGAGGCTCTGGTCAAGGAGAGAGCGCTTGCAAGCGAAAAGGTAAAAAGACATATGGGATCCGAACCAAAAAAGGTAATTTACGTTGAAGGAAAAATCATAAATTTTGTAGTTTAGTTATGACCGACGTGGATTTTCTCGGAAAATATGCTTCAATTCTCCGAAAAAATGTTATTGCTCTTTTACTGACAGTTATAGGTTTTGTATTGGTGGCTTCAGGAATTCTTTCCATTTCATCAAAGAGCAAGAAAGACATCGTGTTTGAGTCCAAGGGAGCTTCTTTGGGGGTAAACGAGTCTAGAAAGATCGCCGTAGACGTTTCCGGGGGAGTAATAAACCCTGGTCTTTATCAGTTTTCAGAGGGATCAAGGGTGCAGGACGGCTTGGCCGCGGCGGGAGGGCTTAGTGAGTCTGCAGACAGGGAATGGGTCGAGAAGAATCTTAATCTGGCGCTTAAGCTTAAAGACAGTCAAAAGATTTATATCCCAAAACAGGGTGAAGAGCTCTACGCAGATCAGGGCATGACACAGGAAGGGCTGATAAACATTAACACAGCCTCACCTGGGAATCTAGATGTGCTTCCCGGAATAGGTCCTGTCACAGCTCAGAAGGTGATAGACAACAGGCCTTACGGTTCAATAGACGAGTTGCTTATTAAAAAAGCCGTTTCAAAGGCTACTTTTGAGAAGATAAAAGATAAAATCTCTGCCTACTAATGAGAAAAAGCTTGATCCTTATTTTCTTTGCTTTTTGTCTCGTTTCATTGGGTTTTAGATTTTATATTTATGATAAAGCTAATCTGAAGCCTGAAAATGGTTCTAAAGTAGCTTTTAAGACCAGAGTCCTTTCTGAAGTAAAAGCCAATAGCAGGATTCAATCTTTCTCCCTGAGTTTTAAAGGCTATAGAATCTACGTTAATAGTCCACTTTATCCTCAGATCTCCTATGGAGACATGGTTATGGCAGAAGGTACGATTGGTTATAAAAAACTAGGGACGAGGGAGATAATTGTGCTTGATAGTCCGAAGATAAAGCCTGATAGCGCGCAATTTTCACTTCTCAATCCAATTTATTCGACAAGACAGCGGTTAATAGAAATATTTCAATCTTATCTGCCGCCAGAGGAGGCGAGTCTTTTGCTGGGTATAGTCTTTGGTGTACGCGAGTCTTTTTCTCCCCAGTTTTATGAAGAACTTCAAAAAGCTGGCGTTCTCCACGTTATAGCGGCCTCAGGAATGAACATCTCCATGCTCGGCGCCCTTCTTGCCGGTTTTTTTGGAGTCTTTCTGAAAAGACAAATGGCCATAGTAATGACTTGCATTGGTATAGTTCTATTCGCCGCATTGGCAGGATTTGAGCCATCGATTGTCAGAGCTTCAATAATGGGACTCTTGGCTTTTTCCGCGCAAATATTAGGAAGGCAAAGCTGGGCGCTTCTTGGGGCAGCCATAGCAGGATTTATAATGCTTTTTGTTTCACCCAGCCTAATTAAAGATATAGGGTTCCAGCTTTCTTTCACAGCAACTCTAGGACTTGTTTATATACCTCCTATAATCCAGAAGGCTATTCCTGTGAAAAGAGCGCCTATGATAAAGCTGGTAGGAGAGGATATTATAACCACAATCTCGGCGCAAATATCTACGCTTCCCATAATTCTGGCAAATTTCGGAACCTATTCTATCTGGTCTGTTCTGGTAAACTCGATCGTTCTGTGGACTGTGCCTCTTCTTATGATAATAGGAGGAGTTACAGCTATCCTCGCTCTGTTATTCGAGCCATTTGGCAATCTTCTTTACCTTGCTCTGCCTTTATTGTGGTATTTTAAGCTGGTAGTAAGATTTTTCGGTCAATTCGGCCAGCTAAGTATTAGTATATTTCCCTGGCAGATTCAAATTGCCTACTACAGTTTTATCTTCGCAGCCATAGTTTGGAGAAAAAAATGAAGAAGTATCTCTTTTTATCTACGTTGTCCATAATTATTCTTTCCGTTATTTTCACTACTCAATACCTGCAATCACATGATGGGAAATTTCACATGGTTTTTTGTGATGTTGGGCAGGGAGATTCGATCTTTTTTCGTACTTCTGCGGGAATAGATGTTTTGGTAGATGGCGGTCCGGACGACAAAGTGTTAGGCTGTTTAGGCGAAAATTTGCCTTTCTGGGATAGGGAAATAGATATGCTTATTCTTACTCATCCACACGCAGATCATTTCACCGGTCTTACATATGTTCTAAAAAGATATAAAGTGAAGCACTTTCTGAGCACAGGAATAGAGGGAAATACGGAAATTTATCGAAAGCTAAAAGACCTTTTAGCAGAGCATCATGTGAGTGCCAAGAATTTGGAGGCAGGAGACAGGATTCGTTTGGGAGACGAGTCGGTGATAGACGTTTTATGGCCGAGCCCAGCGTGGATAGACGGTAGATATCAAAGTATGTCAGAAGATAGGCTTAACGAATCATCTTTGGTTCTGCTTCTTAAGTATGGGTCCTTTGAAGCTATGCTTACCGGGGACGCGGAAGACCTTATTTTAAAAGAGCTTTCGCTAAGCGATGTGGAGATACTTAAAGTGCCTCATCATGGCTCCAAGGGTGCTCTTACCGAAGAGATTCTTCAGCCACTAAGGCCGGAATTGTCCGTGATTATGGTGGGTAGGAATAGCTACGGTCATCCTTCAGGGGAAATTATAGACATTTTAAGCACAGCTGGCGTGAAAACTCTCAGAACTGATCTTGACGGAGACGTGAAAATAGAGACAGACGGAAAAAACTGGGTTGTGAAAAAGTAATTTTCACTAGACCTTTAGAAGAATGATACCTAGTGATAGGCTTTGGTGGTAAACGATCCAGCTAAATGGCCTAAAACGATATAATAAAAGTAGAACTCGTAGCAATTTTGCTAAAAACAAGGTCCGAGTGCCAGAAAAAAGACATCCGTCTTTAAAAACCTACATAGATTCTTGAAGCTGGGTTGACTAACTAATTCGACTTTTCTTCACCAGACAAAACACTAAAAGATATCAAAAACTATCACGGGTACGCTGTTTATGGCTATGGAAGTAAAAGACTCTTCTTAAGTTTCAAATCCCTGGAGAAGCCTCCGAGCTTATGTGGTACAATATTTTTGAAATGGTGAGTTACGCTAAAGATATTAATGCTGCGCTTAGCAAGGTTCTTTCAGGGTTGGGGGTTGAGAAGCTTCCCAAAGGGTTAATCGTGTCTTCCGATTTAGAAAAAGGAGACTATTCTACGAGCGTTGCCTTAAAAGCCGCAAATAACGCAGGTAAATCCCCAATGGATCTTGCGCAAGAAATAGCAGATAAGCTCAACAAAGAGCATGAGATTGAAGCAGAAGTGGCTTCGCCTGGCTTCGTAAATATAAAAATTCCACAAAGCTTTTTTGGCAGTTACCTTGATAGTATGCTAAATGGCTCTGAAGAGATTGATTTGACGACCAAATCGAAGTCAGGCAAGAAAATTATAGTCGAATATACAGATCCAAACCCCTTCAAGGAATTTCATGTCGGCCATATGTATAGCAATGCTGTAGGAGAATCAATCGCAAGGCTTTTAGAGGCTCAAGGAGCCGAAGTTCGAAGAGTTTGTTATCAAGGAGATGTCGGTCTTCATGTTGCAAAAGCCGTCTGGGGGATGAAAAAGCTCATGGGGGAGATGCCAGGGGAGGCGGATGACCTCTCCAAAAAGGCAGTTTTTTTAGGAAAATCATATACGGAGGGTTCAAAAGCGTATGAGGAAGAGGCTTTTAAAAAGGGAATAGACTCTTTGAATGAGAAAATATATAAAAATGACAAGGAAGTAAAAAAACTTTACGATTTGGGTAAAAAGTGGAGCCTTCAGTACTTTGATTCTCTTTACAAAAAACTCGGAACTCGCTTTGATAAATTTTACTTTGAATCAGAGGCTGGTGGGGAGGGACTGAAGATCGTTAACGAAAATACGCCGAAGGTTTTTAAGGAAGACGAAGGAGCGATAATTTTTAAAGGTGAAGAGTATGGTCTTCATACGAGAGTTTTTATAAATTCTCGGGGATTACCTACGTATGAAGCAAAGGAACTCGGACTTGCTCCTCTGAAATATAAGGATTTTCCCTATGATACATCGATAATAATTACAGGGAATGAAATAAACGAATACTTCAAAGTTCTTCTAAAAGCGCTTTCGTTTATTACGCCTGATCTTGCAGACAAGACTATCCACTTATCTCACGGTATGGTAAGACTAACATCCGGCAAGATGTCCAGCAGGACCGGTAAAGTTTTGACAGCTGAGGAAATTCTGCTAGATATAAAAAGCAAGATTAAAGATAAGTTTGATAGAGTAGACGAAAAAAGCTTAAGTTCTATATCGGTAGGAGCTGCCAAGTATGCGCTTCTTAAAAGCGGGATTGGTAAGGATATAGTCTTCGATGTTGAGGAATCGATTTCCCTTAATGGTAATTCCGGGCCATATCTTCAATACACTTATGCCAGAACACAAAGTATCCTTTCGAAGAAGTCTGCCTCAAAAGCAAATTTACCTGCGGTTTTAGCAAAGGAAGAACTTAATCTTCTTCGCAATCTAGTTCATTTTGGAGAAGTGGTTGAAGAAGCTTCTGAAACTTTCTCCCCAAGCACCTTAGCTACTTATCTTTTTGGTCTTGCCCAGAATTTCAATCTTTTCTACCAAAAACACAAGGTGATTGACTCTGAAACCGAAGAATTCAGGCTCGCTTTGGTCTACTCAGCCGGTGCTACCTTGAAGCGGGGCTTGGGCCTTTTAGGTATTGAGGCTCCATCTAGGATATGATAAGATGTCCTATCTTCCATGAAGCTACAAAAAACCAAACTAAAAAATGATCTTCGGGTTTTAACCTCCCCAATGCCTTCGTTTGAATCTGCGACAGTACTCATAATGGTGGGCGCAGGAAGCCGTTATGAAACAAAATTAAATAATGGTATCTCGCATTTCTTGGAGCACATGGCTTTTAAGGGTACGAAAAAGAGGCCGTCTGCGATTCAAATGTCAGGGTTAATTGACTCAATCGGCGGCGAATTCAACGCATTTACCACGAAAGAATATACGGGTTACTACATTAAATCCTCCAAAAATAATATAGAGTTATCCTTTGATTTACTTTCCGATATGGTTCAGAACTCGCTTCTGGATGAAAAAGAAATTGAGAAAGAGAAGGGAGTAATTCTTGAGGAGATAAATCTTTATGAAGATACGCCCATGCGAAACATAGGCGATATTTACGAGAGGCTTCTGTATGGAGATACACCGATGGGATGGGATACTGCCGGAGAGAAGGATATTATCAAAAAAATTAGCAGGAAAGATTTCCTGGACTACCTTAAGGCTCTTTATAGTCCGAGTAACATGGTTCTTGCAGTAGCTGGAGGAATTGAGGAAAAGGGTGTTTTGCCTCTTGCGGAGAAATACTTCTCAGATATGAACTCATTTCAAGCCCTTAAAGCAGCGCCCATAGGGGAAAAGCAGGAAAAGGCAAAAGTTTCTATTAAGCCCAAAAAAACCGAGCAGGCGCACCTCGCAATTGGATTTAGGACTGTGCCCCTTGCTTCGCCTGAAAAATATCCGCTATCAGTTCTCTCATCGATTCTCGGTGGAGGGATGTCGAGTAGGCTTTTCCATGAAGTGAGAGAGAAAAGAGGGCTTGCCTATTATGTCAGGAGTAATTCTGACCAATACACCGATGCCGGTTCTCTTGTCGCTACGGCAGGCGTAGATCCAAAGAGGATTAATGAGGCAATTGAGGTAATTCTTTCCGAATTCCAGGCGCTTAAGAGCGGTAAAAAGGAGATTTCAAAAGAGGAGCTTAAGAAAGGGAAGGAGTACCTCAAGGGTCACCTGGTACTTGAGCTCGAGGACAGTAGGTCTGTTTCGATTTTTTACGCTACACAAGACCTTCTTGAAGAAAAGATCGATAATCCCGCAGATGTATTATTAGAAATAGACAAAGTGACGACGGAAGACGTAATGGAAGCGGCAAATAAATATGTTATAGATAAAACGCTTAACCTCGCTATTATTGGAAATTTTGACGATAGACAACGATTTGAAAAACTACTTAAGCTCTAGGTTAAAGACTGCTCGCATTGAAATTTTTTAGCGCTGAGGTCGCTAGAGCAATTTTCTTGTTCCGCAGTTCGCCGCTCTATTTCTTAAACAAGGACTAGTGGTTGTTTGACCAAGTAATTCTTTAAATCAACTGTCATTTGCTTGAGCTCAAAATGCGAACAGCGAAAATTTCTCAGCTCCCCGCGCTGGCTTTATTCCTAATTCATAATCCTTGATTCATAGTTAGCTATTTACAATTTGCCATTTACTATTTACAATAACTAAAGTAACAGCTGATTACTAAGACGCTTCGCTCTAACAACTAAAGTTAGAAGTCAGAAGTTAGCGATTAGAAGTTGTTTAAAAAACTATGGAGCAGACG
>Ga0156609_113_pt1 | contig 7615 bp, 9 predicted proteins | sample RifOxyC1_FD_110683 | JGI IMG/M metagenome (GOLD analysis project Ga0156609, IMG submission 110683) | Candidatus Levybacteria bacterium RIFOXYC1_FULL_40_10
TCTGCCTGGAAAGAGAAATATGAGGTTGGCAAAGGCAGCCACGAAAAGGTGATAAACATTCTTTATTTTCTGCCACATAATCCAATTATACCTTTTTCCCAGCCTTAAATGCTACAAAATGCGTAGAATTAAAAACATAACCAGAAACACGGTTGTTTCGAAAAGCTTTGTTAAAGCAAAAGGATTCCGGAATAAGATATTGGGGCTTATGGGAGACACCTCCAGTGGATCGCTTTTTATTGAAACCCGATTCGGCATTCATACTTTCGGAATGAAGGTTCCGTTGGATGTTGTGATACTAAACGACGAAGATAAGGTGGTAAAAATTAAAGAAGACCTAATGCCTGGAAAAATCTTTGTGTGGAATCCCAAATACAAAAAGATATTGGAGTTACCCCAAGGATCAATAACAAAGAGTAAAACTATTGTCGGTGATAAAATTTCATTTTAGGGAGTTTTTGCTCTTATCTTATCCCAGTAAACACCCCTCCTGGGAAGCCCTGAGGCATCAGTTTTATCTTTCAAAAGCATCTCTACAACTCTCTCTAAAAACAAAGTGTTTTGCGATCCTTTAACTAATATTGCATCGCCCTCTTTTACGTTCTCCTCGATAAAATCCATTGCCTCGGTACATGAGACAAAATGCCTATGAGGAAATTTTTGCTCTCTAAGATACGGCAAGACGTACTTTTGCGTTTCAGGGCCTATCAAAACTGCGTAATCTGACGTTTCAATGATTTGTTTTGCGAGCTTTTTGTGAAGCATTTCACTGAGACTCCCCTGTTCTCTCATGTCTCCTATAACAGCAAACCTTCTACTATCTTTTCCTATTAAAGACAGAAGATCAAGCATGCCGGCTGCAGCATTAAAAGAACTGTTATAGGAAGAGTCAATAATCGTGGTGTTTTTTATTCCTTCAAATATGCTTGCCCTGCCGGGGGGTAATTTAAAGTTTTCTTCTAAGACTGCTATTGACTCTTCAACCTTAATCCCCAAAGCAGAGCAAACGGCAATGCTTAGAATAAGGCTGTAATCAAAAAACAAAGGCAGGGATTGAGCAATTTCTATAGAATACTTTTCCCCATCATTACTAAACTCCGCTACGAATTCGTTCTCATCTACCTTCACTCCCTGGAGATAAAAATCGGCATCGGCGTCTTCAGATGACAAGCTTATCAGCCTTGCTTTAAGATCACCCGCAACAGAAAGTATTTCTGGATCGTCTAAGTTCAGAACAGCAATTTCATTTTGTGAAAGAGCCTTTAAGAGAGAGACTTCTTCATCGGAAATAAGTTTTAAAATCTCCTCTTCTGGTTTTTTGTTATCCTTAATAAAGGGTTCGAAGTAAACGCTGTGCTCATATTCTATGTTTGTCAAAACAACTACCTTTGGATTAATTATTTTTAATAAATAACCCATGTTTTTTGGAGGCAAGGGGCTATCTATTCCCATTTCTGCCACTAAAAAATCATATTTTTTCCAGTTAAAAAGTATGGATATTGGAACCAAAAGGCAAACCCGAAGCCAATCCAATTTTGAATAATTCTTTATTTTTATGCCTAGAATCGAGAAAGGTATTCCGGTTTCGCTATTCTTCCCACCAGTACCCAAAACCTTGTATTTAGTTTTGAGTATTGTCTCAATAAAACCCGCTGTAGAACTTTTCCCGCTACTCCCGCCCACCCCCACAATAATCGGTCGTATTTTAGCAAGTTGAACCCGCACTGCAGTTCTTAAGTATAAAAGCAGCAAGCTTTTAATTACGTTCATTTTTTGTATTATAGCTTAAAACTTACTGTGTAGGCGTGATTTTATAATAAGACAAAATATCCCGAGCAATGCTAAAAAACACAGGAGCTGCAGTTTCGGCTCCATAGATTGCTGCTGAAGGTTTATTAAAAATAACAAGCATCACGAATTTGGGATCATCAGCCGGCGCAAACCCTACAAATGAAGCTATAGTTTTCGTGGGATCGTATTTTCCCTGTATTGGAATGGAGGCGGTTCCTGTTTTCCCAGCAATTCTGTAATCCTTAAGCCTAGCGTAAGAGGCTTCACCTTTATTAACTGCGTTGACAAGCATTTCAGTCATAACTTTCGCTGAGGCTTCAGAAATCGGTTTTCCCATTATCTCTGGTTCGATATTAACCGTTCTGCCTTCGTTATCCCTGACTTGAGATACCACTTGTGGCTTCATCATAATGCCTTTATTGGCAATTGCTGAAAATACCGTTAGAAGCTCAACTGGCGTAACTGAAATTCCCTGACCAAAACCAGCTGTAGCTAAATCCGCGGCATACCAGGAGTTTTCAGGCTTTATATCCGGAGAAACTTCACCCTGCAAGTCAATTCCAGTGAGCCTCCCTATACCAAATCTATCAAGATATGTAAGCATTTTCTCAAGTCCTAATGTTTGCGCTACGAATATCATACCCGTATTATCAGAGTGCTGAATAACCTCAGTCATCGTTGTATTAGGATAATATTTATCATTCCAGGTATGAAGATCATATCCGCCAACACTTATTGGGCCTCCACAATACGGACATCGGGTAGCTGGCGTTACTTTTCTCTCGTTTAAGGCAGCCGACATAACTAAGGGTTTAAAAGTTGACCCGGGCTCGTAGAGATCTGAGATAAAGGCGTTTTTGTATAGATCTTGTGAATATTCATAATATTTCTTAGGATCAAAAGTAGGGAAAGAGGACAATGCAATAATTTTCCCGGTTTTAGGATCAATTACTCCAACCATACCACCCTGAGCTCCATATTTCTCAACAGCATCAGAAAGCTTTTTTTCAACTAAAAACTGTATCGAGCGGTCAATAGACAGAATGAGATCAGATCCTTCTAGTGCCCCTCCCTCCTCTTTAAGCCTTGCAATAACAGGCTTCCCCAATGCATCATGAATCTGGATGGCTGATCCTTCTTTCCCCGATAAGAGCCTGTTGTAATATCCTTCAAGCCCAAAATATCCTTTGTCTTTCCCCTCGTCGTCTTTTCCCACAAATCCCAAAAGGCTCGCTGCAAGCGACGCCTCGGGATAAAACCTTTCGTAATTCTCCTCAAATCCTAAGCCGGGAATCTTAAGGTTCTCAATAGCCTCTTTTTTTTCTTCATTTAGGCCAGGTTTTATAGGTACCCAAAACTTATCCAGAGACAGACTAACGCTAACAGAAGCGTACTCAGTGTCAAGAATTTTTGCTACCCTCAAAGCTACGTCCTCTTTGTTTGTTACTTCTTTAGGATTTGCGAAGAGAAGATATGAAACTTTATTTGTAGCTATAGGAAAAAGGTCAGACGTCAAAATTTCTCCCCTTTCGGGAAAAACTTTTATTTCTTGGCCATACTGGTTCCTACCGATTTCTGAAAGATAAGAAGCCCTAACTACCTGCCAGTAGAAAAGTCTGAATGCGACCACTAAAAAAGCTAGGACAAATGTTATGAAGGCAAACTTATATCTCCAGGTCATCTCTTAAGCGCGATAGGCAAGGGCTTAGTGAGAACGAAGCTATTTTTCCTCTCTACAAAGCCAAACCTTGCTGCTTCTGATGATATCGAATTAAGCGAGGTTTTTGCAAATAAGTCTTCCCTTAAAGCTTTGTTTTCCTTCTTATAAAATTCCCTTTCTTCGCTAATCTTGGCTAAAACTGTCCCATTTGGTGAAATAGCGTTTGAAACCGCAGCTCTGACAACAATCAAACCAACTGCCGTCAAAATAAGAAAAGCTAAAATTAACGTAGGTCTTCTCATATTATTTCCTTTCAAACACCCTAAGCTTTGCACCCTTACTCCTGCTGTTCTCTAAAATTTCCGCACTCGCCGGCAAAACAGGCTTCGGCGTAAAGATTGTCCCCAATCCTTCCTTAGAAAAGCCAACAAACGCATCCTTAACGAGTCTGTCCTCAAGGGAATGGAAGGATATCACAGCCACTCTTCCTTTTGAAAACAAAAGCAAAAGAACACTACTGAGTGCTTTTTCCAAAGACTCAAGTTCTCCGTTAACTGCCATTCTAAGCGCTTGAAATATTCTTTTTGATATTTTTGCTCTAAGCATAGGTGTCAAATTCTTTTTATTTAAGCCGTATGCCTCTGCTATTACCCCGACTAAGTCCTCCGTAGTTTTAATTGCTTTTACTCTACGGGAGCGGATAATACCAGAAACAACGGTGTTACTACGCCTTTCCTCGCCCAATTTAGTAAAAATATTATGTAATTCATGTTTTCCTGCTAAATTTATTAAATCTTCAGCTCTAAATCCGTAAGACGGATCCATTCTCATATCCAACGGTCCGCTCTTCTGATAGCTAAATCCTCGATCTTCCGTATCTATCTGGTGACTAGATACTCCTAAGTCCAAAAGTATCCCGGAAACTTCTGCGAAACCCTTTTCTTTCGCGATTTTCAAGATATCTCTAAAGTTCCCCTGCACTAGAGTTAGTCTTCCGTCTTTGACATAGGCTTCAAGCCTCTCTCTGACAAACTCCAGAGCCTCAGGATCTGCATCTATTCCCAGGACGAGCCCGCCGCGCTTCAGAATCTCTTCTGTGTGACCTCCGCCACCAATTGTTCCGTCTATGTACTTCTGGCCCCTAGATACATTCAAAAGATCGATTGTTTCTTGTAAAAGTACAGTCCTATGGAAGTTCATATTCAGTCTTCTTCGGACAGTTTTCTTGTTATTTCTCCTATGTTTTTTATAAGTATCCCGTTATATTCTTCCCAACGTTTTTTATCCCAAATTCTTACGTATCTTAAAACTCCCAAACAGGCTACTTCCTCACCTAATCCTGCGTATTTTTTCAAATGATCAGGTATGACAAATCTTCCCTTGCTGTCAAGTTTTACTTCCTCGGCTCCTCCCAAAAGAAATGTTTCCGTATCTCTTGCTTGTTTGTGTGTTATCGGTTTACCCTCAGATCCCTCAAGCAAGAGATTCATCTGCGTTGCTTTAATAACTATCAAAGAGCCCTCAAAGCCTTGAGTAATAACAAGTTGTTCGCCCAATTCTTTTCTAAATTTATTTGGAAAAGAAATTCTATTTTTTTCATCAATTTTACTATCGTGTCTACCTATCAACATATCTTGCCTGTCGGCAGACATGGCCTGCCTAAAAGTGGTAATCCCATCTTTTCCCACTTTGTACCACTTATTACCATTCTGATGGTCTGCGTGAAAAGTGTCAAGGGGTACTTTGTGAAAATAGTGGGTAAAAATGACGCAAGACACTAAATAAACACACCCTATAATAATTTGCTGTGTTTACCTTACGTCTTCGGGGATTTCAGGGATTGGGGGGTAACCAAAATGTTCGTAAAGTGCTTGCTGGACTTTTCCCTGATCGGGAGAATCATATACTATTTCACCATCAACCTCTCTAACATATTTACCATCCTTTAGCTGAGCTCTGGTCCACATGGATTGATCCTCACTATCTTTATAATTTTTCCTCTCTGGTTCCGGCGCATGCTCCGGACAAAAGCTTTGAAAGTCGTGGTACCTATAAGTCTCAAATCCGCCATATGCACCGCCTACCTTACGCTGGCTGGTGCCTTCTTTATACACCATGGTCATCTGATCTTTGGGGAAAACTCCTAGCTTGTTTAGTTCATCCCATGAGGCAGTCCAGATTGAGTCAGATCTGGTATGAGGGTTTACCCAGCCCGAGGCACCTTCTACCAAACAGATAGCAAGGCCTTGCGAATCAAGCTGAGCTCTTAACTGTCTTTCTCTCTCGTTTATCAAATCATGTTGGGCAAGCCAAAGTCGAGAGTGTTCGTCGTGGAGTGCCAACATTAACCCACTAACCTCATCTCTTGCTACAGTGTATTTGCTTGCACTTTCTATATAGGCCGAAGATTTTGCTTGAATATCAGCAATCGAGGCATTTAATGCTACAATATCTGGTGTTTGTGAGGGTGCGTCTTTTACCACGACGAGTTTATAGCACTATAAGTCCTAGAAGTCAAGTTCTATTTTTTGTATTCTTCTTTTACTTTATCTCCGAATTTATCGAGCAGTTTTTGAACTTTTGGGGCTATTATAGCTGAGCAGTAAGGGTAGCTTTGATTTCTATCATAATAGTTCTGGTGGTGTTCCTCAGCGGTATAGAACTTTTCAAACGGTAAGATATCTGTGACTATTTTATCTTTGAATTCTTTTTGGTGTTCGGTTTTAGACTTTTCAGCCTCTTCTTTTTGTTTGGGCGTATGATAAAAAATTACCGATCTATACTGTGTTCCTACGTCGTTTCCCTGTCTATTTAGCGTTGTGGGATCATGTGTAGCCCAAAAAACCTGAAGTAAAGTATCATAGCTAATTACCGTAGGATCAAACGTTATATACACTGCCTCTGCGTGACCCGTAGAACCCTCTGAGACAGCCTCATAGGAGGGTTCATCTATATCCCCACCGCTGTAGCCTGATTTTACCGACAAAACACCCATAAGCCGTCTAAAAACAGCCTCGGTACACCAAAAGCATCCCCCACCGAATGTAGCTTCCTGAAATTCCGGCATAAAGTTATTATAGAGGATTTTCGCGGTTTTATTCCAAGGAGACAGATTTTTCCACCTGGTATACTTTTCCGTCTTTTTTGGTAACCTTCATAGTGATTTTCACATCTGAAACTACCTTATCGTATCTACAAACTCCCGAAGAACACGTTCCGAACTCTCGAAAATCTGTCTTAGTAATTCCGTCCACTGCGATGTTCATTTCCCCGTATAATCCTTCCGAGACTGCTTCCCCGTCAATTTCCTTTTCATAAGTAATCTCGTATTCAATACGCTCTATATCATCGGCTTTTGTAACCTCAAACATTAATGCTTTTCCGTCTTGTCTAACCGTAACTTCAAGTCCTATGTCTTCAGGCGTAAGTATTGGTAATTCTTCCTGCACAAAGTTGTCTGAAGGAGTTGAAGATCTACCCGCTCCCCTCATAAAAGCAAAAACAGCTCCTCCTATGATGAGAACTACTGCTATAGTGAGAAAACCTATTACCTTCTTGTCTTTCAAAATCTCCATCTTAAATTAGGATAGGTTATAAAATAGATCCTTGTCAAGATGAGGTCTTTTAACTCTTTCCTGGGTAGTCTCTCGAAGCACCACTGTATGAGCCTGGCTTTCTCTAAATCCTGCTGCTGTAATTTGTATAAACTGTGCTTTTCTCCAGAGCTCTTTTATATTTCTTGCTCCGGAGTAGCTTAACCCCGATCTAACCCCCGCTGAATATTGATCTACTATGCTTTTTAACGGTCCCCTAGATTTCATCATGCCCTCCACTCCTTCAACATGAAGAACGTAGTCATTTTTTTTATGGTTCCCGTCTTTCTGAAGCTGTCTTTTTTTTTCGGACAAAGAAGTGGATCCGTTGTATTCCTTAAAACGCTCTCCATTAACCTCAACAATATCTCCAGGTGCTTCATCTGCTCCTGCGCACCAAGAACCCCCTTCGTAAGCATCCGCTCCTGCAGCAAGCGCCTTAACAACATCTCCAGGATTTGAAGCCCCACCATCTGCAATAATAAACTTATTTTTGAACTTTTTCTTTGCTCGCGCCGCCTCCATAATTGCGGTAATTTGAGGAACCCCAGAGCCTGCATTTATTCTTGTA